>Ga0155925_110_pt1 | contig 17568 bp, 22 predicted proteins | sample RifCSPlowO2_01_FD_107579 | JGI IMG/M metagenome (GOLD analysis project Ga0155925, IMG submission 107579) | candidate division WWE3 bacterium RIFCSPLOWO2_01_FULL_37_24 | reverse complement strand
ATAATTTATGTAACATATGATCTATGAATTACTGTTTTTACCTTCGATTATTAGTTTTTTTTCCATCTTTATACCATAACTGGTATAGTATGTGTCTATTTTTAAAGTAAAATATTTCGGCCGGAGCACCAATACGATGACGTTCTCCATTTATAAACCACTCTTCTTTTTCTATTTGTCCGTCGTCATAGTATGTTATAACAGCAGGAGCGGCAATACGATGAAGTTTTCCATCTTTCGCCCATTCTTCTCTTTGTATTTGTCCATTTTCAAAATATCCGATAACTGCAGGGGCGTCAGCGCGATCATATTTTCCATCATTATACCATTCATTAGATTCTATTTGTCCATTTTTAAAGTATCTGATAGCACTCGGAGCACCTGTTGTGTGGCGATAATGTTTTCCATCATTATACCATGCTTTATATCGTAGTTGTCCAGTTTCAAAATAGTCTATAAGAGCAGGGTGGTCAAATCTATGATATTTATCATTTTTAAACCACATTTCGCTTTGTATCGTTCCATTTTCAAAATATAAAACAATACTGGGAGCACCAACACGATGAACTTTTCCATATGTTAACCATCCTTTTGATTCTATTTGTCCAGTGTCGTAATATGATATTTCTTTTTGTGTTTGTCTGTGACAAAATTGATTTATTTTGGTGTCGTTAATATGTCGAATGTTTGTTTGTCTACATAATGATGATAGTTGGATAAACATATATATATGGCGTAATGTGATTTTGTGTTATTATAAATATTTGGATCAATATAATTTATTGAACAAATGATGTTGTTTTAATCCCACCTTTCTTCTTTAATTTCTCCACTTTCAAAATATGTGATAACAACCGGAGCACCGTCAGGACGGTGAAGTCTTCCATTTTTATACCATGCCTCTTCTTGAATTTGTCCATTTTCGAAGTATTCAATAATAGCGGGAGCACCTCCAGTGCTATGCAAGTATCCATCAACAAACCACGCTTCGTGTTTCAATCTACCGTCTTTAAAGTATCCGATAAGGGCGGGAGCACCGCCGGGGCGATAATACAGGTATTTATCTTTATCATCTTTAATCCACACCTCTTCCTTAACACACCCGTTGTCATAATAGTCAATTGTAACATTTTTAATGATTAGACGTAGCTGTTCGATTTTGTTCTCAAGTGTTATTTTTTCTGATGTTGACGTTGCTGACTCAACTTGTTTTTCAATATTTTTAATCTCTTTAACGACATTAGCCGCATAAATGAACTCAGTTGTCATCGCTCGATTGAAGAAGTGTTTATTTTGGATCATTAAATTATTTGGATCATTAATAATTACATTACGCAATAGTTGAGATGTTCATACACTCACCACAACACAAACAAACAAACATTCGATGCACCAATACTTTGATAAATCAGCACTGGTATAAACAAACACAAAAAATAATATCATACTTTCAAAATGGACAAACACGACATGAAGCATGGTGTAAAAATAAACAAGTGCATCGACATAGCGGTGCTCCTGCGGTTATATCATACTTTCAAAATGGACAAATACGACATGAAGCATGGTGTAAAAAATGGACAAGTGCATCGATCTAGCGGTGCTCCTGCTGTTATAACATACTATGACGATGGACAAATACAATCCAGGGAATGGTATATAGATGGAATGTCGCATCGGATCGACGATCCGTCGGTTATCAACTATTTTGAAAACGGCAAAATACGATCTAAATCATGGCTTATAAATCACAGCTTTTGTCGTCCTGGCAGTTCTCCGACCATTATATTATACTATAAAAATGGAAAAATACGGCACGAAGCATGGTTTACAGATGGAAAGTTAAATCGTCCTGGTTGTGCTCCCACCAGTATTGAATACTTCGAAAATGGACAAATTAAAGAAGAGGCGTGGGTTACAGATGGACAAACGCATCGTCCTGGCGGTTCTCCTGCTATTATCAGATATTTTGAAAATGGACAAATACAAAATGAATTGTATATTACATATGGAAAACTTTGCATTGATACTCCTGAAAATAGAGAAATACAACTTGACTCACATATAAAAATGAGAAACTTTATTACCTCAATGTTCCCATCAATGTAACTTTATGATGTATAAATTTATGTGTCAATCGCGCCGCTGCAGTTCTCCATCAACATACCACTCTTCCTTTATAGGAATTCCAAAATCATTAAATGTAACTACGGCAGGCCCATCTATCCTATGTAATTTTCCATCTTTAAACCACTCTTCTTTTATAGAAGATCTAGAATCATTGAATGTTACCACAGCAGGAGCACCAATCCTACTTATTTTCCCATCGACTGTCCATAACTCCTTTTCAAGATGTTTACATTCCTCATCTCTATAACAAAATACAACATTTTTAATGATTTCTGCCATTCTTTTCGCCTCTTCGCCAAGAGCCGTTCTTTCTGTCGGGTTAGTTGATAATGTGATTTGTTTCATGATATTACATAATTCATCAACAATATTATTGGCATATGTTTTTGTATAATCTGTGTGACTATGTGCCATCTATTTAATTTGAAATATGAATTTAAATTTTTAATAGTATTGATGGTCATAAAAACGATCATAACATTTTTCTTCTTTTACATTTCCACCTGCATAATATTTAAAACACAAAAGTCCATCTCCATAGCGTGGGTTTACAAAACACGACATAAAAATATTTCCATCTTTATAATATGTGTTTGAAACAGGATAGTGTGGATGAGTACGGCTTAACTTTCCATCTGTATACCATTCTTCACGGTGAACATTTTCACCATCATTATATGTAACATATGCTGGTCCATCGTCCCTGTGTAGAACTCCATGAGATGTCCACTCTTCTTTAATAATTTTTTCATCGTGGTCGCGAGTTATAATGACATTTTTCATAGATAAGCGTAATCTTTCTATTTCCTTTGAATATTTTTCTTTATTTTCATCTTTAAAAGATGGTTCGTTTAATGTGGAGACCATATCATCAATTCGTAGAATAATGGATTTTGCGTACATTATTATAATTAATTGTTGATGTGAATAAAAATATTTAATAATTAATATTGTTGCCTAATCTTTTTTGTATATATATGACGGCGTGCACATAATTAATAATTTATTATAACAATCATCTGTTAATCACAATATGTCGTTTTCCTATACATATACATAGACGTTGTTTTACAATTGTACCATGATTCTCTTTCAATTCTGCCTGATTCATCAAACTCTAAAACAGTAGGAGAAGAAGTGTCTTTTCGACATAAAAGACCATTTTGGTACCACGATTCGACCTTTCGTATGCCAGTTGTGTGATATGTATATGTGATTACTGCTGGACCACCAATACGATGTAATTTACAGTTGTCCATTATCCATTTCCTTTCAATTATTTTACCGGTGTTGCCATATGTTATTTTTTGAAATATTTCTGTGTCGTAATCATCTTTTGTGTCTGTCATTTTAGATTTTTTTGTGAATAAAATAATTATATCTATTTTATCCTCGTCATTGATACTATTACATGTTTAATTAAAAGTGATTTTTATAATGTTTTGATGATGTAAAGTGTGAACACTATAGTGTTTTAAATGAGAACAATACTGGCATGCATTGTACTACGTGGCAATGCTTTTTAAGTAAGTTCCATCTTTGTACCACGTTTCTTCTGTTACGAATCCATCTGGGTGGTAGTAAACGACAGCTGGTCCATCGGAGCGTTGTATTGTTCCATAAAGGTACCATGCCTCGTGCTTGATGCGTCCATTGTCGTAGTAAGCAACAGCCGCGGGTCCACCGTCGCGATGCATTATTCCTTTATTGTACCACGATTTGTGCTTGATGCGTCCGGTGTTCTGGTAGTTGATGACAGCAGGTCCGTCGGCACATGAGAGTTCATTGTGCTGGTACCACATCTCTTTTACGGCACTTCCCATGTCGTTGTATGTGATTTTGGCGGGTCCATCGGCACGATGAAGTTCACCGCCAAGATACCACAATTCTTCCTGGATAGATCCAGTGTTGTCGTAGTAGGTCACAATCGCCGGACCACCCTCGCAATGTATCACTCCGTCTTGATACCACGTTGTTGTATGAATGTTGTCACTTTCATAGTAGGTATACTTAGTGGGTCCAAGGCCGGCATTGCGATGTATCACGTTATGATGGTACCATGTCATTTCTTTGAGTTCTCCAGTATTGTAGTACATGACAAGCGCGGGTCCGTCTAGACGATGCATTTCGCCGTGTTGGTACCATTTTTCCTCAGTGACATTTCCATTTTCATGGTATGCAATGACCGCCGGAGCACCAATGCGATGAAAATTTCCATCAACTGCCCAGTGTTCAATTTTGATTGAACCATCAATGAAATAGCCACGCATAGATGGCTCGCCTCCGTCACGATGCATTTTTCCATTCTTTCGCCATGTTTCCAGGTTGATGATGTGTTCTGCACTGTTGTTGTCATTTGTGTAGTATATGATTACTGCAGGTCCATCAAGTCGATGTTCCACTCCGTCGTTGGACCACATTTCAAAAGTTGACAACCCATTTAGCCCATATCGAACGGAAGCGGGTCCATCCATTCGGCTAAGTTCTCCGTCGTCGTTGTACCACTCCTCAGTTTCAACCTTTCCGTTCTCGTAAAAAGAGAAGACGACATTTTTGATAGTCTCTCCAAGTCGGCTGGCCTCTTCAAGTAAAACCTCCTTGTCTTCGTCAGACGTTGTAATGTCAGCCATCTCCATGACGAGTTCTCTCTCGTAATAGATTTCTGCGGCACTTATGTCTCGCGACACGAAGTTGTCATCATGTGCCATGATTTCGACAACAAGTTAGCAAGCTAGTTCGATGACTTTTTCTTCACGACTATGTCGATTGTGAGAGTTGTAGTTCTGTAAATGATCCAAGATCCATTATCTGTTATTTGATTGATGGGCTGGATAGTTGAATTTTATAGGTTATATGATCTACAAATGAAGATATAGCGATTTATCATTTTAATACCGCTTTTTTCCTTTGACTGTTCCATTTTCAGAATATGTTACAACACGGCGTTCCTTTCCATTTTTATACCATGCCTCATATTCTATGTGTCCAGTTTTATAATAAAATAAAATAGCGGGAGCACCGTCATTTCTATGAAATTTTCCATCTTTATACCATGTTTTACATTGTATTTGTCCACTGTTAAAATATCTGATAACGGCGGGAGCACCGCCATGACGATAATGTTTCCCATTTTTAAACCACTCCTCTGTTTGTATCTCTCCATTTTTAAAGTATTCAATACTTGCAGGAGCACCGCCAGGACGATAATGTTTTCCATTTTTAATCCACGCTATAAGTAGGACATGTCCACTTTCATAATATGATATTATTTTTTGTGTTTTACGACGTCGATTCATTATTGATATGTTAATGCGTCGAACATTGGTTAATTGTTTGTGTGATGTTGTATGTATGAACATGTATATATAATGTGATTATAATAAATTGGATCATTTGTGAAGCATATAATTTAAAAAATGAGTAGTTTATAACCTTTTCGTCAAATATATTTTTCTATTGGTCATTGTATGTTTTTTTGTTTGTGTGTTGATGTTTGTATGAACATATATATGTGATTTATGTAATTATAATAAATTTGGATCATTCGTTTTAAGATTTATACAGTATTATTATATACCCGGTTATACTGGTATTTTCCATCTACACAATACCTCTCCTCTTTAACTGTTCCATTTTTAAAATATATTATAACAGCAGGAGCACCGTCAGCTCGATGACATCTTCTATCTTTATACCATGCTTTTAATTTTATTTGTCCATTTTTAAAGTAACTGATAATAGACGGTGCGTCAATACAATGAAACTCTCCATGTATGTACCACGATTCTTCATCTGTTTGTCCATTTCTAAAGTATGTTATATTCGCAGGAGCGTCAACACGATGCAACTCTTCGTCTTCATACCACATCTCACCTCTTATTTTGCCATTTTCAAAATATGATATATAAGCAGGTGCACCACCAATACGATGTTCCTTTCCATCTTTATACCATTCTCTATATTCTATATGTCCATTTTCATAGTATTTAATAGCGGCCGGTCCGCCACTCCCGCGATGAATTTTTCCATTTTTAACCCACTTTTCTACTTCAATTTGTTCAGTCTCATAGTATGATATTACTTTTTGTGTTCGTTTGTGCCAATGTCGTTGTCGATCTATGGATGTAGCAGTACAACGAGTGATTGTTTGTTTGTGTGATGCTGTATGTATGAACATTGTAATTGTGGGTATGATCTAAAATTTTTGTCAACTTGTATTGTTGTGATGAATTGGATCATTTGTGAATTAGATGATCTATAAAATGAGTTAAGCATTAACAATATGACGATGCAACTTTCCATCTTTATACCATTTTTCTTCTTTAACTATTCCATTTTCAAAATATGCTATATACGCGGGACCACCGTTAGGTCGATGCAACTTTCCATCTATATACCACTCTTCTGTTTCTATTTGTCCATTTTTAAAGTGTGTTATTTTAGCAGAAGCACCACCAGAACGATGTAACTCTCCATTATTATACCACATTTCTTCGTCTATTTGTCCATCTTTATAATATGTTATAATAGCGGGAGCACAGATGCGATGTAATTTATCATGTTCATACCTCACTTCGCGTTTTATGTTTCCATTATTATAATACATGATACATGTAGGTTTATCAGTATATTGATATTTTTTCCCATTTTCATACCACTCCTTACGTTCTATGTTTCCATTTTCGTAATATGATATACACGCAGGTTCTCCATTAGTGCGATGCAACATTCCATCTTTATACCACAATAAATCTTTTATAACACCATTTTCGTAATATATTACTGTGGCAAGTTTATTGCCGTCTGAACGATGGACTTTTCCATCTTTGCACCATTTCTCAGTTCTAATGTTTCCGTTATTATAGTATGTTATGGCCGCAGGCCCGTTTGTTCTGCTTATTAAACCATTCTTCACAACTAATATTTCCATCACAAGTATAAAATATGACAGATGGCTTATTTTTATCCGTGCGTTGTGTTTTTCCATCTTTACACCATGTCTCGGCGTGTATAATTCCATTATAATCATACCACATTTGTGCCGGCCCGTCCAAACGATGCATGTTTCCATTTTCATACCATTCTTCTGTCTCTAATCCACCGTGTCCATAATAATAGCATATACGTGCCGGATTTTTTATATTGTGAACTACTCCGTGTTTTAACCAGTCTGCGGTGACAATGTAATTTCTATTATATGTTATTATAGCGGGTCCATCTTGGCGATGTATATGTCCTTTGCTGAAACATTGTTTTACAATAATATTATCGTTAAACTCATATTTGCGTTTTTTCGTTGTGTTGTATATGTCTATTATATTATTATTTATACACATTGTATTGTTTCTTTTGACAGTTATACAAGAAAACATCACGTATAATGATTAATAAATATAAATATATAATATATGAATTCAAGATCAGCAATTCAGCAAAACAACTTTTTAAGCAGGTTGATGTGTTTAGATAGCGGTACGACAGTTAAATGTGTGTTGGTCAATCTGTGTTGTATAATTTCAAAATGTATTTATTAACATTCATTCCAAGTACATAGCAGTGGAGATACGAGCTAAAGAGCGGACGTCGTCGTAGGCGATGTCGAGGGCAGTGATGGCAGCGGTGGAGATGGCTGTCTTGCGGGCAGCGGCGATGGCATCGTAAGCTGCGGCGGCGGCGTCGTCTACGTCGAAGATGGCGGAGCGAGCGGCGCGGGCAGCGGCGCAGGCGTCCTTGCAGGCTGCGAGAGCAGCATTAATGCAAGCATTAGTCGTAGCGTCGAGGATGGTACGGGTAGCACGAGCGTCGTTGTAGGCGGTGGAATCGAGGGTAGTCTCTGATACCGACGCCATAAAAGATGTTTGTGATAATATTTTTTTATAATTTTACTAGTATCTAAATATTTATATATATGTGCATATCTGTCAAGTGCAGTGCAATGTGGCTACATCACTTGATGTTTATATAATATACAATATATAATATATAATTTAGTATTCTCCCTTTTTCATATTAATTTTAACGCCATGTTGATACCACACCTCTTCACAGATGTTTCCATCTGAATAATAAGTAATGACTGCGGGTCCGCTGCTGCTGTGTTTTTTTCCGTGAACGACCCACCATTTCATACCAACAATGGGTCCATTAGCGTGCTTTTTTTGTTGGGATATTGTTGTATTAACATATTCACGATCAAAGCAGCATACCCTGGCAGGTTCATCGCCATCGCGGTGCATCTCTCCATTGAGGTACCATATTGTTTCTTTGATTTCTCCGGTGTTGTAGTATTTTATAACTGCAGGCTGTTCCTCACAATGGATTTTATCATGTTGATACCATGTCTTTTCACAAACATTTCCGTTTTCATAGTAAATAATGAAGGCGGGTACGCCAATGCGATGTTTTTGTCCGTGACTAAACCACTGTTCCATGTGCACAGTGCCGTCATTAAAGTAGTGTCGCATAGCGGGTTCATCGCCGTCGCGATGTATCTTTCCATCGACATACCATATTTCTCGACAGATAATATTTTTTACAGCAGTTTTGTCAAAAGCAGCAGCGTATGTGACAATAGCCGGCCCATCAAGTCGATGCTCCTTTCCATCTACATACCACATTTCTGACTCCAATTCGCCGTCGGGTCCATATTGAATATATGCTGGCCCGTCCCTTCTGCTGATTCGTCCTTCAACAGTCCACGTTTCGGTAGCAATTTTTCCGTTCTTATGAAGAGAGAATACGACATCTCTCTCCACAGTAACGGAAAAGTCGCTACCGTGGAGAGAAAATACGACATCTCTCATGCATTCACCGAGTCGGCAAGCCTCGTCAAGAAAAGCTTTCCTTTCTTCGTTAGAAGTCGCCATGCTCGCAAGTTCCATCTTGCACTGTATCTCATATTTCTTTTCTGCAGCACGTATGTATGTTGGCATAACTTTGCCATCATTGTGTGCCATATTCGCTCAAGCCAACTTCTGTGATTGGTGATCCGTGATCCGAAATTTTTATTGATCCGAAATTAATTGATCTATAATATTTTTTATTTTTTAAAAAAAATACTATATTTCGCCAGGAAAGCAGCGGGAGTGAAACACTCCATTTTCATACCATTCCTCAGACTCTATCATTCCATTTTGAAAGTATGAAATAATGGAAGGAGCATAGCCAGCAGCATTGTAATGAAGTTTTCCATCTTTAAACCATTCTTTTTGTTTTATTTGTCCATTTTCAAAGTATGAAATAACGGCGGGAGCACTGCTATGACGATGACGTATTCCATCTTTAAACCATTCTTCTTTTTCTATGATACCATTGTCATAGTATGCTATAACAGCAGGAGCATCATCAGTTCGATGAAGCTTTCCATATTTATACCACGCATTACATTGTATCTGTCCGTTTTCAAAATATGTTATGATGGCAGGAGCACCGCCATGACGATGTATCTTTTTATCTTTAAACCATTCTTTTTGTTGTATATTACCAGTTTCAGAGTAAAATACAAGAGCGGGAGCATCACTGCCAGGACGATGTATAATTCCATCTTTATACCATGCCTCATAATGTATTATTCCATTTTTAAATAATATTTCAGCAGGAGCACCAATACGGTGACTATTTCTATTTCTAATCCATTTTTTTTCATATATTGTTCCATCATTTGTATAGTGCGATATTTGTATTTGTTGTTGACGTTGGTGTCGACTTATGATTGTATAGTTAATACGTTTAATGTTTGATTGTTTGTGTGATGATAGACGTGTAAACATGTATATGTATATGTGATGATGTAATGTGATTTTATATTAATAATTTATAATAATTTATAATAATTTGGTTCAATACGATATGTAACTCCATATTTATACCATGCTTTTAATTTAATTTCTCCATTTTCAAGGTATTTGATAACCGCTGGAGCACCGTTAGAGCGATGCACCCTTCCATTTATGTACCACGTTTCTTGTTGTATATTTCCATGTAAAAAATAGTCGATAGTGGCAGGAGCACCGCCAATGTGATGCCGTTTTCCATTTTTATACCATGCTTTTCGTTCTATATTACCATTTTCAAAGTATTCAATATATGCAGGAGCATCAATACTATGTAGCTCTCCATTTTTGTTAACCCACGATTCTGTTTCAATTAATCCATTATAGTCGTGGTACGTTATTTCTATGTGTGTTTTCCGATGTTTATTTATAAATGTGTTAGTACATCGAATGTTTGATTTTTTGCGCGATGATGTAAGTATAAACATGTATATATAATGTGATCCTGTGTTGTTATATATCGGATCATCTATTTCAAATGATCTAAATTATCATAACAACACAATTAATTTAATTCAATTGAAATCATATCAACATGTTTACACATCTATCATCAACATACAAACAAAGAAACATTTTACATCCTCACAACATGTCCATAAATAGGTATACGGACAAACGGATACGAATACAAAAAATAATATTTTACTTTAGAGGAATTGGAGGAAAATACAAAGAAGGTTGGATGAAATATGACAAATTGCATCGAATTAACGCTCCTGCTTCTATAACATACTCTATAATAAGTGGACAAATAAAAGAAAAAGAGTGGTATAAAGATGGAAAGCGCCACAACATTGGTGCTCCAGCGGTTGTAACCTATTTTGAGAATGGAGCAACACAAGATAAAACGTGGTATGTAGATGACAAACGTCATTGTTCTGACGGTGGTCCTGCTTATATAAGTTACTATGAAAATGGAAATATAAAAGCCAAAATATGGTTGATAAATGGAGAAATACACAGAGATGGTGGTGCTCCTGCACATATAACATACTATGAAACTGGACAAATACAACAAGAGGAGTGGTATACATATGGAAAACTTAATTGCCATGAAAGTGCTCCTGCCGTTATATCATACTATGAAAATGGTAAAATAGAAGTCGAAACGTGGTGGATAAATGGAAAACGTTATCGTTCTGACGGTCCTGCCGTTATTTCATACTTTGAAAACGGATTCATTAACGAAAAGAGGTGGTATACAGATGAAAAAATCAATATAATTATAACATATTTTGAAAATGGAACAATTAAAGAAGAAAAGCGGTATTAAAATTAACTTCTTTTTTGTATTAATGCCATCATTGCATTGTTATGATTTAAACCATGTCGACTTATAATAACTGTATTGGTGCGTTGAATGAATGTTTGGTTGTGTATGTGATAATAGTTATGAGCGTTAGCGACATAAATGCATTATTTTCCCATGTTCATACCACTCTTCATACTTAAGTAGTCCGTCTTCATGATACGACACAGAAGCAGGTCCGTCAACGCGGTGTAGTTTTCCATGTGTAATCCACTGCATGCTTTTTGTTTGTCCATTTCTGTGATACGTTATAATGGCGGGTTCATCTTCATCCGAACGATGATATTCCCCATGTTCATACCATCCGTACATAAGAAGAGAACCAGTGACGTAATGCAATTCAACGGCTGGTTCGCCTCCAACGCGGTGAAGTTTTCCATGCTTGTACCACAATTTCTTGTCGAGCACACGTTCGTTGTTGGTGTATTCATTTAAGTTGTGTTTGACAACCGCCGGTCCATCAACTCGGTGCAACTCTCCATCAATGTACCATTCCTCCGATATATACAGTCCGCAGTTGTTGTATTCTACGAATGCGGGTCCGTCTGTTCTGGTTATATTTATGCTTTTAAACCATGATTCTGTCTCAACTTGTCCGTTTTCGTGGAAAGTAAACTTGACATTTTCGATAGTTTTGCGGAGGTGTTCCATTTCCTCAGCAAGACTCGCCTTTTCTTCCTCAGAAGTAGTCCTGTGATTATCGCAGGAGCACCGCCAGGTCTGTGTATAATTCCATCATCGGTTATCCAGGTCTCTTTAATGATTTGTCCGGCATCATTATAAGTAAAAACAACATTTTTAATAGTTGCGCGTAATTTTTCTGTTTCTTCAAGTAATGTTTTTGTTTGTTTGACGATTTTATCAATTTTATAGAGTGTGTCTTTTGCAGATGGTGCGAAAGACCACCACCCAGTAAGATCAGAATCCTTGGTTGAGTCCATGAATGAATGATAAATGATGAATTTGTGTTATAGGATCATTTGATCATCAGATCATTTTGGATCAGGATCATATTTTTTTTAAAAAAGTTGAAAAAGTTGATCCCAAAAAAAAAAATGATTGTTAAGAAAAAAAATTGATCCATGAAAACTTCTTACCGAAAAAAAAAGTTTTGGCGGAGTAAAAGTTTTTGAGGTCTAATAAAAAAAAAGTTGAGTTTTTCCTCTCTTCCCAAAATTTTTTAATGATGTTTGATTCACCTAACTTTTCTGATTTTTTGAAAATTAAAGTTTGATATTTAAAAATGTTATTTTTTTGAAAACAGAAATTGAAAATGACGATTCTATGACATAAAATTATTATTTTTTCCAAAATCGCTATGACGATGCCGTTTTTCATTTTTGTACCACACTTCCATTTAAATATCATATAATTAATTCTCCATCTTTAAACCACTCTTCATACTCTATTGTTCCATTTTCAAAGTATCTTATAATGGCTGGGGCACCAAGTCGATAATAATTTCCATCTTTATACCATGACTCGGACCATGTTCCATTTTCAAAGTATTGTATACGAGCAGGAGCATTAAGTCTATGCAATTCTCCATCTCTATACCACGCTTCATATCGTATAGTTCCATTTTTAAAGTATGAAATGATCGCAGGAGAATTAATTCGATGTAATTTTCTGCTTTTAATCCATCGTTTACATTCTGTTGTTCCATCTTCAAAGCATTCAAATGTTTTTTGTGTTCTTTTTAAATATCGGTTTGTAATGGATGTATTGGTGCGTCGAGTATTGGTATGTTTGTGTGTTGCTGTTATTGTAAACATGCGAAAGGATCAGTTTTGTGTTATAGGATCATTTTTGATCATGATCATTTTTAGAATGATCATTTATGAATGATAAGATGTTAAAAAATTAAAAAATTAAAAAACTGGTCATTGAAAAAAAAAGTTGATTGTTAAGAAAAAAAATTGATCCATGAAAACTTCAAACCGAAAAAAAAAGTTTTGGCGGAGTAAAAGTTTTTGACCCCCCCCCTAAAATTTTGATAAATTCTTTTTTTCTTCTTTTTTAATTTTTTTATGATGTTTTATAAAGTTTTAAAGTCCCAATTTTTTTTTGAAAATTAAAGTTCGATATGTTATATGTTGTTTTTTGAAAACAGGAATTGAAAAAGACGTTTTTATGATATAAAATTATAATTTTTTCTTTAAAATTGAAAATGTTTTTTTACGTTTTTTATGTGTTTGAGCATGATTTTGTTGATTTTGATAGGTGTAAATGAATTATAATTGTATCTTTTTGTTATGTAAATCTCCAAATCATGATTTATACTTTATAAATACAGGTTATTAATACCAAGATTGTTTAACTACCCTACCGTTTTTGTACCACGATTTCGTTATGATAGTGCAATCGTCTTTATATTCTACACCTGTCGGTTCATCATCGTTGTCTGCTCGGCAAATAATGCCATTACAATACCACAGCTCAGTATGTGTGTTACCGCTTGCATAGTATGTAACAAGAGCTGGTCCATTGGTGCGATGTAATTTCCCACCGAGTGTCCATCGCGTTTCAGTTATATTTCCGGTGTTGTTGTATGTGGTTTCTTGAATTGTTCCAGCTGTCGGTGTAGTTGTGCAGGTCGCTGTCGGTGTAGTTGTGCAGGTCGCTGTCGGTGTAGTTGTGCAGGTCGCTGTCGGTGTAGTTGTGCAGGTCGCTGTCGCCGTCGGTGTAGTTGCAGCCGTTTCAGTCGGCGGAGCGGTGGGAATATCATCACGTTGTTTTACCCCATCCAAGTACCACACACTTGTTTTAACCTTACCGGTGTCGTCATATGTTATATATGCAGGCCCGTCAACTCGGTGTAATTTTGCGTTTACTCCCCACTCTTTGGATTTAATTTGTCCATTTTCATGATATTTTACTATAGCTGGTCCATCGCTTCTTTTCGTATCCCCATATCTGTACCACATTTCAAAATCTTTATTTCCATTTTCATAATATCGAACAAAAGCGGGACCGTAATCTCGATGACATTTTCCATCAATGTACCACTTTTCGTCATGGATTTTTCCGTTTGAATAGTATACTGTGCTAGCGGGTTCATTTATATAATGTGGTTTACCAAATTTCATCCACGTTCTCTCGATAACGACTCCATTGTCATTATGAACAGTAATTGCAGGTCCGCAAACATAATGATGTTCTCCATTTAAGAAATACTCTGCCCGATACATATTACCATTTGGGTGATATGAAATGAATGCGATTCCGTCTGAGCGATGTCTTTTTCCATGTAAGAACCATTCTTTAGTTCTAACATTGCTGTTGTCGAAGTAAGTGACAATAGCGGGTCCGTCATTTCTGTGTGTGGCCCCGTAGAAATTCCACTCCTCTTTAATGATATTTCCATCGTCATTGTGAGTTAAAACAACATTTTTGAGTGTTGCACGTAGTTTGTCTACTTCATCTGTAATCTCTGTTGATTTTGCGATGAGGGTATCGATTTGTTTGAGGATAGTAGTTGCGTACGACATTGGTGAGAAGTGATTATTAAAATATAATATTTATTTATTGTGATCCAATAACATAATTAGTATGATGATACGTGTTTTTGTGTTTGTCGACGTCGATGTAAATTGATTGTGTTGTCAGTGCGTCTGCTGTTTGATTGTTTTGATGATGATGATATGTGTATGAACATGTGTGATTAAAATATAATAAATATATTTGTTATGAAAGTTTTATTCCAAATTATATTGTATTTGACCACCACCAGAATGCCCAATATGCCTCGGTTTCCCATGGGATCTCTGATTCACTATTATTTAATATTTCTTTAACGAAAATCTTTGATCGGTGCACTTTATGCATGTTGTCCCTAATTTTCTTTCGCATGATGTTTGCCAAGAGTTGTTGTCCGTCGCTGACCAACATTGGTAGCTCTTCGGCGTACCCCGCGTTTGTAAGTGCGATTTGAATGGATGAGATGTTGTCGGTGTCATCTGATTTTACAGGATTACATTGATCATCAATAAGGTATGTTCGGCCCCATACTTTGAAAGTGGTCAACGTACTCTCTGAAGTCGACATGTTTTTATATGATCAGTTTATGATCAGGATCATTTTATGATCATAGGATCATGATCATGTTTATGATTATAGGATTTTATGATTAAATATATATTTGTTATTAGTTATTGGTAATTGTATCAAGATACCAAAATGCCCAAAATACTTCAGCTTTCCATGGAATATCTGGTTCCTGTTCCCTTATTCTTTCGAAATAGCTTTCTTGTCCAATAATATGCGAGTCAAATTCAAAATTTGTTTTTAGAAGGTTTGCTAATAGTTGTTGTCCTTCGCTGACCGATGTTGGTACATCCCCACTAGTGTACTGTGCGTTTGTTATGGCAATTTGAATGGATGAGATGCTGTCCGTATCATCTGACTTTACTGGATCATGGTGATCATCGGTGATGTATGTCCGACCCCATATTTGAAAAGTGTTTGATTCTGAAGTAGTCATGTCTTTATATAACGATCCAACGTGATCAGTTTGTGTTCATAGGATCATTTTTTAAAAGGATCATTATAGGATCAGGATCATTTTGGATTTTATAGTGTTGTTGTATTGAGTGTATGTTGTATGTTGTATGTAACTATACACATCATAGGATCAAATATATATATTCCAAATTATTGGCGATTGTACCAGAATGCCCAGAATATTTCCGCTTTCCATGTACAGCTTGGTTCCTGTTCTCTTATTTTTTCTAGATGTCTTTCCGGATACCCTATTACATGTGCATCGAGTTCAAAATTTGTTTGTATGAGGGTTGCTAATAGTCGTTGTCCTTCAGTGACCGATGTTGGTACATCTCCGGTGTACTTTGAGTTGGTCAGTGCAATTTGAATGGATGAGATGCTGTCTGTGTCATCAGACTTTATCGGATCACCATAATCGTCTGTGATGTATGTCCGACCCCATATTTGAAAAGTGTTTGATTCTGACGTTGACGTTGACGTTGACTCTGATGTAGACATGTTTTATAAAAATGATTTGGTTGTGATCAGGATCATTTTTGTATTATGGATCAGGATCATTTTGGATCATTTTGGATCAGGACCAATTTGGATTTTATAGTGTTGTTGTATTGAGTGTTTAGTGTTTAGTGTTTAGTGTTTAGTGTTTGTTACTATGATAATATGTAACCCGTGTATTTGAACACACCACATGATAATAAAATGATCCTGATCCATAATACAAAAATGATCCTGATCCATAATACAAAAATGATCCTGATTAAATATATTGGTAATTGTACCAAACTGCCCAAAATACTTCAGCTTTCCATGGACTTTCTGGTTCAGAATCCGATATTTCTTCAACATACGCCACTGAACGACCCGTTTCAAGTTTTAGTCGTAGAAGGTTTGCTAAGAGTCGTTGTCCCTCACTGATCGATGTTGTTACATCTCCAGCGTACTGTGCGTTGGTCAGTGCAATTTGAATCGATGATATGCTATCTGTATCATCTGACTTCACTGGATCACCGTAATATTCATCGGTGAGTTTGTATGTCCGACCCCATAGTTGGAAGGTCATCTCTGAATTAGACATGTCTTAAGATGACGATCCAACGATTCAACCCGATATTGTGATCCGATGATCATAAAATGATCCGATGATCCTAAAATGATCCGAGTTAGAGATTTAGAGATTTTTTAGAATTTGAGATCATGAATTTTAGGATCTTGGATCATGGTATTTGCGGCATCACACAATCGTTGCTTGGCTGATGTTGGTGTGCGTGCATACCATTATGTTTTAATTGTTATATGGGCTGCGATGTGTTATGTCATATCTCGAGTGAATAATTGCTTGTGTTTATAAACTATTTGGTGATGTAAATGCTGCGCTGTGCTTGCTGCGCCGGGCTGTGGTTTGAAGTGGTATAAGCGCTGCGCTGTGCTTGCTTCGCTGGGCTGTTGGTTGAAGTTGGTTGAAGTGGTATAAGCGCTGCGCTGTGCTTGCTTCGCTGGGCTGTTGGTTGAAGTTGGTTGAAGTTGGTTGAAGTGGTATAAGCGCTGCGCTGTGCTTGCTTCGCCGGGCTGTGGTTTGAAGTGGTGTAAACGCTGCGCTGTGCTTTGCTTCGCCGGGCTGTGGTTTGAAGTGGTGTAAACGCTGCGCTGTGCTTGCTTCGCCGGGCTGTTGGTTGACGTGGTTTGAAGTGGTTTGAAGTGGTATAAGCGCTGCGCTGTGCTTGCTTCGCTGGGCTGTTGGTTGAAGTGGTATAAGCGCTGCGCTGTGCTTGCTTCGCTGGGCTGTTGGTTGAA
>Ga0155925_128_pt1 | contig 18785 bp, 18 predicted proteins | sample RifCSPlowO2_01_FD_107579 | JGI IMG/M metagenome (GOLD analysis project Ga0155925, IMG submission 107579) | candidate division WWE3 bacterium RIFCSPLOWO2_01_FULL_37_24 | reverse complement strand
TTGTTGCCCGGTTTTAAACAAAACAGTCCTAAAATTTCGGCGGAAACCTCTTTTCTTTCAAAAGAAAACACGATATCCAAAGCTGTATCGTTATCCAGGTTTTTCTGACCAGAAAGACCCAGCACAAACTGCGTATCCTCAACAACTTCAATAGTCTGATTACCTTTGGGAGTCAACAATACAGTTTTCATTATAGAGTTGATAAAAACTTGGCGTTTGCCAAATAATTATCCTACGGACCCTTCCATTTCCAGCTCAATAAGCCTATTCAGCTCAACTGCGTACTCCATAGGAAGTTCTTTAACGATAGGCTCTATAAATCCGGACACAATCAGACTCATGGCTTCTGCTTCGGTCAATCCGCGGCTCATTAAATAAAACAGCTTTTCTTCTCCGACTTTGCTGACGGTGGCTTCGTGCTCAATATTCGCGGATGATTCGTTAATTTTCATTGTGGGATATGTGTCTGATCTGGATTCCGAATCTAAAATAAGGGCGTCGCATTCCACCCTGCTTTTAGCATTTTTTGCGGAAGGTGTAACGCTAACCATTCCTCTATAGCTCGTTCTTCCGCCGTGCACACTCACGGACTTTGAAACAATCATGGAAGAAGTATTGGGGGCAAAATGAAACATTTTAGCCCCGGCGTCCTGGTGCTGGTTTTTATTCCCCGCGTATGCTATTGATAAAACTTCACCGTGGGCGCGTTCGCCTACCAAATAGCACGAAGGATACTTCATAGTGACAGTAGAGCCTAAATTCCCGTCGATCCATTCCATAACAGCGTCGCTTTCTACCCTTGCACGCTTGGTAACTAAATTGTAAACATTTTGGGACCAGTTCTGTATAGTTGTATATCTAAATCTTGCGCCTTTTTTAACTATAACTTCCACTACAGCAGCGTGCAAAGAATCCGATGAAAATACGGGGGCTGTACAGTTGTGAACAGCAACAGAGTTCGCCACATAAGATTCGTCCTCTTCAACACTAAAATTGAATACATCTACATTCTCAACTTTTCTCTTTTCTATTTTTTTAATAGGCAAATACGCATAATTCTTATCAATAAAAAACGAGGTAGCTCTTTTATGTGAGTTTATAGTTGAATTGACTTCTATTCCTACAATTTTACCAAAAGGAATCATATACTCACCGGTTATGCCTAATGTAAACATATCTTTACGAAGTTCTTTTTCGCGATTTCTCTTATTAATAAAAGATAAAATTCCAAGACGTAATAATATGTCTCTAATTTGTAATACTAAAACCGGTGAGGTGGTGTTAATTCTGAATAACTCTTTTCTACCGTGTTTATTAATTTTATTATAATAATTACCGTCACCCCGGAAGTACCCTTTAATAAGTTCTTTCTGGTTCTCTAAACTTCCTGAAACAACCCAGTCCGGTATACATTTTGACACAGACGAACTGCCGAAGACTTTAAATACTCTAGCCACTTCTGCCGAGCTAAAAACGAGTTCAATTCCGGCTCTATCTTTATAATTAAAAACATTATATTTATTTATGCCAAAAACTTTATTCATTAAATACTTAACGTCGTCTACAAAATTCAATTCTTCACTGTTAAAGGAAAATCTAATATAACCTCTATCTTCAATACTACCCTCGGCTAGATAGTATCCAATTAATCTAAATAACTCCGCCCGTAAAGGAAGCTTTATTTTTTTAATTACTTTTTTATAGATAATTTCACTTTCTGCAACTGTATCCTCGCATAAAACCTTGTTAATAGGCATTGCCAAATATCCCTTCTTTGCAAGGTTCTTAGCCTCTATCCATTCGGGGTTATAAATCTTATTTCTTTCGTTTGCAAGTTTGCGGGATACAAACAAAAACGGATGTTCTTCGGTAACTTCTATTGTTTGCGCAGGTATTCCCCAAACATCTATTTTATATAAATCACCGGTGTAAGGACGTTTTTGAATGTGATGGACTTTTTTATATCTCCCAACGTGAGTCAAAACTTCATCTCCAACATTTACATCTTCAATATTCTTGTAACCGTTCTTTAAAGTAATAGTATGACCCTTAGTAAAACATCCCTCCACGTAATGACCGTAGCTTCCTTCGTCTGCGACAATTAAAGTCCTTTCAAACTGGCCCATATTCTGGGCGTTGATTCTAAAGTATGCCTGCAAAGGTCTTTTAACCGTTACACCTTTAGGAATGTATACAAAAGATCCGCCGGACCATACTGCGCTGTTTAGAGCCGCAAACTTATTATCATTTGGAGGAATGATTTTCCCGAAATACTCTTCAAAAAAGTGAGGATACTTTTTTAACGCTTCATCAGTCCCCATAAAAATCACACCGTCATCTTCCAGCTCTTTTCTCAAAGACCCGTAAATTACTTCCGAATCATATTGTGCTTTTATACCCGACAAAAACTCCCTTTCCGCTTGAGGAACACCCAGTCTTTCAAATGTTTCTTTCATTTCATCCGGCACGTCCGCCCAGGTTTTCTTTTCTGACTGAAGCGGTTTTAAATAATAATAAATGTTATCAAAATCTATTTTAGTTAAATCAGCGCCCCACATCGGCAGAGGTTTTTCCAAAAATGTTTTATATGCGTTCAGCCGAAAAGTAGTCATCCACTCTGGTTCGCCTTTCATAGCGGAAATCTGCCTTACAACTTCCTCATTCAAGCCTTTTTCGGATTTATAAACATAATTTTCCGGCATATGAAATCCGTACTTGGTTTCATAATTTTCGTTCACCAGCACTTTGGATTTCTTTTTTATATTCTGTTTCGGATCGTGTTTATCCTTGCTCATTTTTTGGTATCTTCCTGAAATTTATACTATTTTAAACAGCTATATTGCACTTCCAACTGATTTCTTAATTTGTTGGTAAAATAAAATCATACCCGTTCTCCTCTATCTGATGAGCCAGATCCTTTCCTCCCGATTTTACAATTCTTCCGTCTTTTATTACATGAACCGTATCAGGCTCCAGATATTTAAGAACCCTGGAATAATGAGTTATCAAAAGTACGGACATGCCTTTTTCTTTGTGCAAGTAATCAATGGCATTAGTAACAATTTTCAAAGCGTCTATATCCAATCCGCTGTCGGTTTCATCCAGAACGGAAAGCTTAGGTTCTAAAATAAGCATTTGGAGCATTTCCATTCTTTTCTTCTCCCCGCCCGAAAAGCCTTCGTTCAAATACCTGTTCACTAAACCTTCATTCAAATGTAGCAACTCCATTTTTTCTTTTAAAACTTTTCTAAACGCTACAGGAGAAAGTTTCTCGTTGTGTCTTTTGTTGTAAAGCATGCGAAGATAGCTGGAAATATTTACTCCGCTAATTTCACTAGGGTACTGAAAAGATAAAAATAAACCCAAGCCGGCTCGTTGATCCGGCTCCAGTTCCAGCAAATTCCTATTTTCAAAAAAAACCGTTCCTTCATCTGCAGTATAGCCTGGATGCCCCATTAATACCTGCGCCAGTGTGCTCTTTCCCGATCCATTGTGGCCCATTAAAGCGTGAATTTCTCCGGATTTAACCTCAAGGTCTATTCCGTTGAGTATCCGATTCTCTTCAATACTAACCTTTAGATCATTAATCTTGAGCATATCTTTTAAAGTCTACTTCACTAAAAATGCACGGAACATCTTTATGCTTGCACATTTTTGTTAAAGAATAATAAACTTCCTTTCCCTTCTTTTGGCCAATGACTATGCCTGCATCTTCCATTTCTTTTAAGTGGTATGAAACCGTTGGCTGTTTAAGTTTAACCAAATCTACAATTTCCGAAACATTCGCCGGACCGGAATTAAACAAATAAGTATATATCTCCATTCTGGAAGGAATACCAAGAGATTTAAAGCAATTAGAACATTTCACCTCGGTCTGAATTTTATTATGCACGTATTGATGGTAGTCTATATGATGCGTGTTGTCAAAATTGTCAAAGTCGGATTAAAAAGGAGTTAGAATGACCAGTCGCCCATTAACTCACCTACCTTATCCATATAATATTCGCCCAAGGCCGGCCCGCCTCTACCAATATCCAGACCCATACACGCACCATTTTGTGGATCCTTTTCTTTTTCAGCCTTGCAATCATATGTGTAAATTTGCCCCACATTAAAATCATTTTCATAAGGAGGTCTGAATTGAGCGTAAAACTGCGATCCTGCATAGCCGGATTCATCGTTTTTATTAAAACCTTCAATATTGAATTGAATTCTTATTGGGTATTCTACAGTACCGCATACAGGAATATCTGCACTACCGTAGGTTTCCTGCCTATTGGAATAAGAACAACAATCACCTGGATTTGCTACATCATTAGTTGGATCATCATCAGCTTGGGCTTCGCAATAGGATCCACAATCCGTATCTTTACATGCATCTGTTGTTGATACGGTGCACGAATCACCGCCAGGAATAGTACAAGGCCCGCTTGCTTTTTTTTCATCAAAATTAGTTACATTTAATCCGAAAAAGTTTGCAAAAAAGTCTCCCAGCCATCCTAATACATCAAATATACTTGTATTTACGCCCTTGGTTTTAAATTCTGCAGCAACACTTTGTTCTCCCGGGAATTGATCACTTATAAATTCACCTCCCGAGCACCATTCACAATCAGAAGCTCTGCTATAGTTATTATTGACTTCAGCAACACCTGTATCATAAAAATTATAAACGCAATTTGCCGGTAAAGGCCCGTTGGCAGAGATTACAAAAGTGCCCCTACCTCTTTTAGGAAATCTCGCATCTTCGCTGGGTTCAGGATCCCCATCGGGTCCAAAATCAACGCCAAAACCTCTATAGGGTGTGCTAAACACTGCAGCTCTGGATCTTTCAACTAAACCATGAACAGGACTCAAATTAATTTGGTTTTTAAACTTTCCGAAAGTTTCATAGGAACCTACAGGGGTTGTAATTATATCAACACTTTGAAACGGCTTTTCATCACTATTACTATGCGGCTGCTGCTTTTGCGCTTCCGGCGGCGGAACCAATTCATCTGGAACATCATTTATAACGTGATTAGCTATTTTATTTTGAGAATGCAACCTGCCACCCGTATAACACATTGAATAAGGAAAACATTCGACAGGCAGCCTATAATTATTTTTATTAGCTAAACCCTCCGAGGTAGGTGGCTGTATCTCATCAAAGTACACTGTTTGGTCTGCAGGGCAGTCAGTCCCATCTGAATAAGGATCCAGACAGCAAACAGGAGTTGTAGCAGGAGATGTGACCATTGAATTACATTGGTCCTCCCAGTCATACGGCGTAAACATATTACTTGATACACCACCGCACATTCTTTGATTTACAGATAAACTATAATTGGGATCTGAAATTGGGTAGTTACCCTTACAAATGTTGTCACATGGCGGAATAGCTGTATCAAGCTGTTCACTGTATGGAGCAGGAACAACCATGTCACACCATGGGTTTCCAGCTAAAAGCCTGTCACCAGCGTTTGGTATAGCCGCTATATCCTGCGATTCAATAGTTAGCTTCTCCCATAATTCAGTTTCCACGCGTGAACCTTGCAAGTTATCTTGAGGAAAATAATTCACGGGATCGTCCGGTGGAGGCTTGCAATTATTACTTCCAGGAGGGTCATTAGTATATCCGGGAGGACACTTGTCAAACTCCTGCCATTTTACTCCAGCATACGAACTATCATGATCCAGCAATTTGAGCCCTCTAGCGCTTTCAAAATCGCCACCCACAGCGTTTATACCACCGTCAAACCCGCTGGGATCTTTGCATAGCAAGTAGCTCTCCCTAGCAACGTAATCAACACACTCCGTAACTTCAACAGGGGAATTCTCCGCCCCACAATCCAACGAAACATTCATGTTAATAATAGGGCTTCCTGTTTCCGGATCTATTTCTTTAACTCCCCCCAATCCTACTGCCAAGAGCATTTTCATTGAACCATCGCAGTAAAAAGCCAGATAATTTGAATTATTGAAATTGTGTCTGGATTTATACGTCTGCAAAACAAACTTACCGTTGCATACGCCGCCGCTCAAGGTATCACAATCGTCTTCTAGCATTTCGCAGTCGAATTCATCGCCACCGGTATAATCTCTGGTTCTTCCTGAAATTGCACACATACCATCAACTCTCGAAGGATTTACACAAGTAGTGTTGTCGCATATCTGTCCGCTTTGCTCTTTACCCGTCCCAAAAAGCCAGCTACCTGCAAAAGCTTTAACAAAAACTCCGTTAGCGTATTTATTTCCTTCCATAGCACCGTTACTATTAGTCAACTTTTCTTCGGATTTGATAGTACCTTTTATTATTACCCTATTTTTAGGATCATCCATATACCCAGATCTATCCAGCTCACATTCTCCACTTACTAAAGAGTCGCCCCCGCAACCCGTACACTCTAATGACGCCCAGCATTCCGATTCTGGTTCGTTAGGACCTGCTATTGCGTATATATATTTGCCGGGAAAATCAGCTCGGACTAGATCATTTAACTCGGTCAGAAAATCAACATACGTTTGAGGATCTTCAAACCCAGTCGCGTTATTTGTATAGCCAATTCTAATAACCGGCGTTAACCCGTTTTCAAACGCCTGCCTTAAATCGTTATTCCATTCGTCTCTAGCAGAACCTGCCGGGTCATCCGGATTTGTAGTGGCTATATGAACTGTATATCCCATTCCCAAACCAGAAGCCCTAGAATAAAATCCGCCCGGCGTAGATAAAAGCTGAACAGCAGAGTTGACTCCACATCTACTAACATCTGTGAGTCCGGAACAAACATCTCCTATTTCAGGGTTAGACATTACAGCATATTGAAAATCCGGATCGGGGTTTGAATTAAATGCGTTAAACAAAGCAGCCGCCTCTACTTGAGATGGTAACTTTCCAAATTCCTCCCTTAACCTTGAAAGAGCAGGTCCCCTAACAGAAGGGTTATTGAAATCCGCGCCATGCAGCTCAAAAGCACCGGTTTCTGTCAGTATAATAGGTTTGGATGTACCTATAAGTCCCCTCATATTTGCTACAAATCCTGATATGGTACCACTAGGAGTGTTATACGCATTTCCTGCCACACCATATAAATCATCCCAATAAGCACCGGATGAAACACCATTAATCATTCCGGAAAAATGCGGAGAAGTCATATTAAACGCTGGTGAAAGAAGTCTAATATTAGAAAGCGCACCTGCTCCGTCGACTACATCATCCATATAACTTCTAGTTGTACTGGCTATACACGCAATATCAATAGGAGGAGGTTCATCAGCAAAAATAGTGGTTTTTGTAGACAAAACTCCAATACCTAAAAACGCTGCTACAAAAACAAAATTAGTTATTGTCCATAGATAAGCTTTCTTCACATAATAATTATATCATTATGTGTGCTGTAGAAAAGACATTTTGTTTATGTGTGATTTTTAGTTTTTCACCAAAAAACCAATTTCAAGCCAGAATTCATATGTCATTATGATATACTCACAAAATGATAGAAAAACTAAAAGCCCTGGCATATATTTTTTATAAAAGTTTAACATCGCCTGTTTACTACAAAGACCTAGTCGCCGCAAACCTGAACTTATCCATAAAATATTTCCTGTCGCTAACACTGGTACTTTCCGTCATCGGTTCCGCTGTTATGGCTGTTAAAGTGGCGCCTACCATACAAAAAGACGTGAAAAATCTTACCGAAACCGTTTTGGAAGTTTATCCTCAGGATTTGGTAATAAACGTAGAAGACGGGAAAATAAAATTAAACAGAGACGAACCGGTACTAATTCAATTCCCCCAGGATGAGGAAGGAGCCTCCGAAGCAAATGCGGCGCTGGGCTTAGATGATAGCACAGACCTTGAAAATCTTGTAGTACTGGATCCGAACGGAACAATTGAAGACGTTGAAAAATACAAAACATTAATTCTAATAAATGAAACAAACATTTTAGCCAGAAACGCCAGCGGGCAGATTGATGTTCAACCGCTAAAAGATTTGCCCAACGGAGAGTTCACCCGTGAAAAACTGGAGGAATCCATGAAAAAGCTGGGTGACTATGCAAAAGCCCTGCCAATAATTTTATTTTTAATAGGAGTCGGAGGATCTCTGGTAGTAAACAGCGTAACAAAGTTTTTAATTTTTTTTGCAATGGCTCTGGCTTTAAAAGCCGCTGCAATGGTATACGAAATAAACCTGCCGTATTTGAAATTATTCCAGATTATTATTCACACTTTTACTGCGCCATTTATAATGGAAACCGTACTTAGCATTTTTAACTTAAAGTTTCCGCTTCCGTACTGGCAATTTATGCTGGGTTTGCTAATTGCCGGATATTTGCTGGTTAAAATCGGCGGAGATTACAAAGCACAGCCTGGGTTGAAAAAGGTTGAAAAACAGGATTGATAATTTCTGCGTTTTATTTCGGAATTTTTAATTTTACAGGGCAAATATTTATTTTCCCCTTAAGCTAGATTTATAATTGAACTTTAAGCTTATAATATGATAGGATTTTGAGGCTAATGATCCGGCGTAGCGCAATGGTAGCGCGGCTCCCTGTTAAGGAGAAGGTTGCAGGTTCGAGTCCTGCCGCCGGAGCCAGAAAGCCCTTTTTTCCCTCGGTAAGAATTATAAATAATTCAAAATGATATGATAGTGTTATGAAACTTCAGAACAAAGTAGTAATAATAACTGGTTCAAGCAGAGGCATTGGAAAAGCCGTTGCTTTAACTTTTGCAAAAGAAGGTGCGAAGGTAGTAGTAAACTACAATAATTCAAAGGACAGGGCGGAGGAAGTAGTCAACGCAATAACTGTGATGGGTTCTGAATCTTTCGCTGTAAAAGCAGATGTTTCTAATGAAGCCGAAGTTAAGCGAATGATAGACGAAACAGTAAATCGGTTTGGAACGATTGATATACTCGTAAATAATGCCGGTATTGTTTTTGATATTCCCTTTATGGAAAAAACTGTTGATCAATGGCAGAAGGTTCTTGGCGTTAACCTTATCGGTGTATTTTTATGCTGTAAATATGCTTCTCCTCATATGAATGAGGGCAGTAGGATTATAAACATTTCCTCAACAAACGGTATTTACAGTATGCACCCTGAATCAATGGACTACGATGCTTCAAAGGCTGGTGTGCTTGCCATAACCAGGAGTTTAGCTCAAGAACTGGCACCAAAAATACTTGTAAACACAATTGCACCCGGATGGGTTGATACTGAAATGAACAAGGATCTACCGGAAGATTTTGTTAAAAAAGAAACTGATAGGATTTTTGTAAAAAGATTTGGACAGCCAGAAGAGATCGCAAAAGCGGCACTATTTCTTGCTTCTGAAGACTCCAGTTATATATCCGGGACAACTATTGTTGTGGACGGTGGTTATAGCTCTTAAATCAGTACTATAGGTTGTTAATATATTCGTTTTGAGGTATAATTATAAAAGATTTCATAAGAACCCATTCTCTCAATAGGGAGGTTTAGATGGCTCTGCATTTCGTTTCCAAGGTTTGTGTTGGCTGTGGTAATGGCTTCCAGACGAGTAACAACTCGGACAAGTGCTACAACTGCACTCTGGATGACATCACACATGGAAACCCACCGGAAGAAGGCGACTTCAACACCGCCAGGATCGTCTCAGGTACCCTCTCCGCTCAAGAACGCAACTATCTCCAGCAAGATCTGGAATCGGCTGAGCTCGGGCGAACCACTGAAGAGGATACAGGCGACGAGGAAGAAGACGACGACTGGGAGTACGACGAGAACGAAGACGCCAGGTTGGGGCATGAAGGATAGGCGGCAAACAGCCTGCTCAATAAGAGCGAAAGTTTCACAGGGTCTCCTGGTATGGATTATCTTCATTGATTACCCAGCTACGAGACCCTGTTTGCGTTTTATCGAGATATTTCTATAAATACAGGAAGTAGACTTCGAATAAAGTTCTGTATGGGGAGCCAAATTGTATGTTGCTTTGCAAAATGCGCCGCCAATACAGTTGCGCTTGACCCACCCTGCCCATTCGCGCGCAACATCATGGAACTCCCTTTTTGTTTGCCAAATTTTAATATTTTTGATACCATTGTATTAAGCAAGTTAATATACACTCAATATAAGTAGTGTATTATAATAGTTTATCAAAGTCAAACCTTTATGGCTAATACAGTTAGCGAAAATATCCGCAAATTGCGAATTAAAAAAGGAATCTCACAAGATCGCCTCTCAAAAGACGCTGATTTAGCGTTAAATACGGTTGTAAAGATAGAAACCGGCGAAAGCCCGAACCCTACTGTGAACACATTAGAAAAAATAGCCAAAGCCCTCGGCGTGCCGACGGCAGAATTATTTAAATAAATTTATGAATCAAATTGTCTATATTTTAAAAAATGAATCAATGCCGGAGTATGTAAAAATTGGTTTTACTCATGGCGATGTTAAAGAAAGACTTAGGCAATTAGACCGAACAGGTGTACCACTTCCGTTTGAAGTTTATTACGCGGCAACAGTAGAAGACGCTGAAAGAGAGGAAAAATGGCTTCATTCCATTTTTGCCGATCGTCGAGCGCGAGATAGTAGAGAATTTTTTAAGATGAATCCAGAATATGCAGCACTTGCATTGAAACGAGTAGAGATCAGGGAAACCAAGATTGATAGTGGGTTAACTCCCGAACAAGAAAAAGAAGTCGATGAGGTTAAAGAAAGACGCTCAAGATTTCATTTCGCACAGTACGGAATTCCTGTCGGATCTAAACTTACCTTTACCCGAGATTCAAATATTGTTGCTGAAGTAGTAGAAAATGACAAAATTAAAATTAACGGCAAAGTAAATAGCTTATCAAGTTTCGCTATGGAATTGTTGGGGTATTCAAGACGGCCACAAGGAACGCTCTATTTTGAATATGAAGATGAGATTTTAGACGACAGACGACGAAGGATGGACGAAAGCGAACCTAGCGAAAAAGAAATTGAGACGGCTGGAGATGCGTGGATACAACAGCAAGCTGATATAGAAAGAGGAAAATAAATTTATGGCGACAAAATCTTTAAATAAGAACTTACATTCAGCAAGGACGGCAAAAACAGATGAGTTTTATTCTCAACTTGTTGATATTGAAAAAGAACTGAAACATTATAAAGATCAGTTTCGTGGCAAGGTTGTTTATTGTAATTGCGACGATCCGTATGAGAGCAACTTTTTTAAATATTTTGCATCCAACTTCAACGCGCTGGGTTTAAAGAAGCTCATCACCACGAGCTACAGCGGATCACCGATTGTTGGGGGTCAATTACCGCTATTTCAAGTGGCTGGATCAAAGGGCAAGCAACCGTTTAAAATCGAAATCAAAGAAGTGCCGGATACAGACAAAGATGGCGCGATAAATCTTGATGACGTTAAGTATTTGCTCAAACACGACAAAAATACCGCCACGCCACTAAAAGGTAGTGGTGATTTTCGAAGTGATGAGTGTATAGAATTGCTCAAGCAAGCTGATATTGTTGTAACCAATCCGCCTTTTTCTCTATTCCGTGAATATGTTGCACAGCTGATGGAGCACAAAAAGAAGTTTTTAATTCTTGGTGATCAGAACGCTATAACCTACAAAGAAACTTTTAGTTATATAAAAGATGATAAATTGTGGCTTGGCTATGACAACGGCGGAACAAAATGGTTTCAGGTTCCAATGGATTATGATATTCCAACGGAGTCAAGAAAGAAAATTGTAAGTGGTGTGAAATATTTCAGCATGGGAAGAATTTTGTGGTTTACAAATCTTGATACCACTAAAAGACACGAAAATTTCGTGTTGTATAAAAAATACACATCAGAAGAATTTCCTAAGTATGACAATTACGATATTATAAACGTTGATAAGGTTTCAGATATTCCAATGAACTATAAAGGTGTTATGGGCGTTCCGATTACATTTGTTGACAAATATAACCCTAAGCAATTTGAAATACTGGGTGTAGCTAATTCTGCAAGATGGATTGGTTATAAATGTCTTACTTTAATACAAGGTAGAAAAATATATAATCGCATTTTGATTAAATTAAAAAAATAATATGAAAATTAACTTACATAAAATTACAATTCGGAAAGTAATTGCTGGTTATATAGAGAACGACAAAGAGGGAGGAGTAACGGCTTACGAGAGCAAATTGAATATTCGCCCAAAATATCAGCGCGAGTTTGTGTACAAAGAAAAACAACGCAATGCTGTAATTGAAACTATTAAAAACAGCTTTCCGCTGAATGTGATGTATTGGATGATCAGAGATGACGGCGGTTACGAAGTGCTGGACGGTCAACAGCGCACCATCAGCATTGGACAATATGTTACTGGCGACTTTTCATTAAACGACCGCTTTTTCCATAATCTGACCAAAGAAGAGCAGGATAAAATTTTAGATTATGAACTGATGATTTACTTCTGCGAAGGCACTGACAAAGAACGGCTGGATTGGTTTAGGATTATCAATATTGCCGGAGAGAAATTGACCGACCAAGAAATTCGCAACGCGGTTTATACTGGCCCGTGGCTTTCTGACGCAAAATTGAAATTCAGCAAATCAAATTGTGTGGCTTACTTATTGGTAAATGATGGCGGATCACTGGTTAGCGGTTCACCAATTCGACAAGAGTATTTAGAAACCGCGCTTTCGTGGATCAATGACGGCAAAATTGAAGATTACATGGCAAAACATCAACACGCTAAAACTGCGGATGAATTATGGAATTATTTTCAAAATGTGATTGCGTGGGCGCGAGAGGTCTTTACAAATTATCGTCGGGAAATGAGTAATGTGCCGTGGGGCACGCTGTATAACCAATTCAAAGGTAAAAAATTTGATTCAAAGAAACTGGAAAAGGAAATATCCGAGTTGATGCAGGATGAAGATGTGACCAAAAAGTCTGGTATTTACGAATATGTTTTGACTAAAAATGAAAAGTTTTTGAATATTCGCGCTTTTACCGACAAGATGAAGCGAGAAGCGTATGAGAGACAGAAAGGTATTTGTCCGCACTGCAAAGGAGAGAACAAGAAAAAGAAATGGGAAATTGAAGAAATGGAAGCCGACCACATCAAGCCATGGCACGAAGGCGGAAAAACAACAGCAGAGAATTGCCAGATGTTGTGCAAAGAACACAACCGAACTAAATCTGGAATATGAAATCTTTTTATGGACAGAGAAAATATTTTAAATGAGATAACAAATTTTTACCTTAACTCAAGAGATTTTAATGGTATATCGATTGAGGACTTGTATAAAAAATCATCTCTTTCGGAAGATAAATTTAAAGAAGAAATTACTGCGCTAATCAATAATCGGAAGATTGATTTGATATACGAGGGCGATATTCCAAACCCGCACATCAAACCATTTCCTGCGCCAACAACAGAAAAACAAATTGAAAAACTGCACCAGTTTCAAATTGACAAACACATTAAACAATCAGAATCAAGCGCAGAAACATTTGGTGAGGGGGATTTCAAAATAAGATTTGTTCAAGGAATTGGCTGTTGTGTTTATCCGGCACCAGATCATCTGAAAAATAAAGTTGATTGGAAAAAATATGTTTCTCGGCCATTTACTTTGCGCTTGGCTATGGGTGAATGGCAGTTGAGGCCATATTTTTTTGAACTCGGTATTTTAGCAATTTACAGAAACGATCCGCGGTATACATATTGGACAGATGATATAACTGGCTCAATAAGCTATGTTGAGGAAAAATTACTTAATCCGTCGGATCAAATTTTCATTGAGCATTTTGGCTTTGGTTTTGGTGACGGCGGTATTCGCGCCGTCGCTGTTCTACTTACTGATTTGGCAAAATTAACACCTGAACATCAGCAGATTTGGAAAGCAAAAATGTTGGGCGGATATTATAAATATCGGCTACACCCAGAATTCCGAAGGTCTACTCTTGGTGATTTTTATGAAAAAGAATCTATTTTCTCGGCATTTCTTAAAGAGTTAGAGGTTATAAAAGAAATGTCAGAAAAAATTAGTGGCATTTCATTGATTAACAAAACATTTGAATACGATGAAAAACCTGAAAATTTTGGCTTCCTGATTTTACCGACATTGCGGGAATATGAACTGTTTTGCCATACATTAGATCGTATGATGAGTGATAATTTAAACAGAGAATTTTTTAAGGATAAAATTGTTGAATCTGATCTTTCAGCGGGCGAAACAATGAAAAAAATTGATAACCAACTTATCCGAAAACTGGAGATTTGGATTAATAAAACTGTTAGATTTTCCGATCATGGGCCGAAAGATGAAATGTTTAAAATCTTCCGTGATATACGCGGTCTTCGATCTAAACCCGCGCACTCACATTTTAAAAATGAATGGAATTTGAGATTTTACGAAGATCAAAAGAAACTGATAAAACAGACATACACAGCAATACGAACCCTACGACTCATCTTGGCGAATCATAAACTCGCGAAGTTGGTTGAAGTTCCAGAGTGGTTATTCAAGGGAGAAATTAGAACATTTTGAGCGGCGCGCCAGTTTTACTGGTACGAAATTCGGCGGCGGCGGAAAGCGAGGGCGGGCAAAAATTCCTTCCCCCCAACCCCCTTCCTTTTTACCCGCCCGAGCTTAAAAGTTTTTCAAAATTCGGCGTTCGGATTTTCGCTAAAAAAAGTTCGGATTTTGTTCAGCGTTCGGAGCCATAAACATTTAATTGTTTTCATACTTACCATAAAGTTGACCACAAGCAGCATAAATATCTAACCCAAAACTCTGCCTCAAAGTCACCCTTATTCCAGCTTTTTCAATAATCTCCATAAATTTATCCACTCTGGTTACACTTGGTCGCTTAAATTCCACCGTGCCAGGTCCTGGATTAAATCTGATTAAATTTACATGGTATAGGTAACTTTTAGCTCCTTGCTTCTTTATTAGACTTACCAATGCCTTCGCATGTTCTAAACTGTCATTTGTTCCTTCCATTAAGGCGTATGCTATAAAGACTTTGTTATTCGTGGCTAAAACATATTTTTTAACAGATTCCATTACAGTTTCAATGGAATATGCCTTTGTAATAGGCATCAATTCAGCTCGCTGGTCACTAAAAGGTGTGTGCAAAGAAAACGCCAAGTTAATTTGAGGAAACTCTTTTGTTAAACGCTCTATGCCAGGAACCAAACCAACAGTGGAGACGCTTATCTTGTGACGGCTAATACCTATCTTGTCTTTATCAGTCAAAATCTTAATTGCTTCCCAAAGGTTAGGATTAGCAAACGGTTCGCCCATTCCCATAAAAGACACACTACCTGCTGGCAGTTTCTTTTGCTTGAAATATAAAACCTGGTCAGCAATTTCATCTGCTGTAAGGTTTTTCTTAAAGCCGATTGCACCTGTAGCACAGAATTTACAGGCTAAAACACAACCCGACTGTGAAGAAATACAAAGAGAAGAATGGAAATAATCTCTTTCATCTGTAGGTTTAAATAACATTCTTACAGTTTCGATTCTCTGCCTATCTGTAGTTTCAAAGAGAATCTTTTGAGCTTGACCACCTTCCATTTCATAAATATTTGTAAGTGAAAGAACTTTATCACCAAGTTTTTCAATCACAACTTCTCTTAAGTCCTTAGATAAGGTGCTGATTTCGGAATAACTCTCAATACCATTGTTATAAATGGCTTGCTTAACTTGCTCAAACCTATAAGGCGGTGAGTTCATATTATTTAGGATATTTCCTATTTTTTCCAATCTCGTTTCAAACACATTTACCTTCTTCATTACATAATAGAGCTTCGCTATACATTTCCTAGCGGAAATGCTATCAGTAATATTAATTTTTGATAATTAAAAGAAAGAACGCTGGTAAGACCTATTCAAAGGACTTACAGAAGTATTAAATTAAGGTTAAAAAATCCACATTGTGCGTGTATTATAGCAAATAGTAGTAAAGTTACACTGTTATGAACTCCGGAACTTCCTCAAGTATTGAAACATCAAAAGTTTTTAATGCGTCAACCAGCCAGAGCCATTAAAATTTCCCTTTATACCAACATTTGTGGTCCCCACGGGCAAGCCCGTGGCACCCTTGCGCCATAAGCTTCGCAGGCGCAAATAAAGTCACCCATAGTAGAGGTTAGAACTTGATAATATCAACAATCACCAGCTTCTATTTGGCACCGCCAAATACACCGACAAGCCGGCGATCACCTTGTGATCTAATGCGAAGCGTCACGCAGGTGGTTTGCTGTATTTTAACTCGCTTCGCAAGTTAAAGTATAATGTCCTCATGAAACTTCAAAACAAAATAGCACTTGTCACAGGTTCCAGCAAAGTACCTGTTTCAGGCGTTGAAACAAAAAAGGAGTTGTCACCGGAACAACACGAAGAACTACTAAGAGCATTGAAAGCCCGTTTTGAGAAAAACACGAACCACCATAAAGGTCTTGTATGGGCTAAAGTACAAACAAAGCTGGAAGCTAATACTGAAAAACTGTGGTCACTTGCTGAAATGGAAAGAACTGGCGGCGAACCGGATGTTGTTGGTCATGATAAAAAGACAGGCGAATACATTTTTTATGATTGTTCAGCGGAAAGTCCTAAAGGCCGTAGAAATGTTTGTTACGACCGTGAAGGGCAGGACGCAAGGAAAGTATTTAAACCAAAAGATAACGCTATTGATATGGCAGCTGCCATGGGCATTGAGCTTTTAACGGAAGAACAATATAAAGAGTTGCAGAAACTTGGAAATTTCGATACAAAAACGTCGAGCTGGGTGAAAACACCTTCTGATATTAGAAAACTCGGCGGCGCTCTCTTTGCTGATCGCCGCTACGGTAATGTCTTCGTATATCACAACAACGCGTCTTCTTACTATGGCGCTAGGGCGTTCCGTGGATCGCTAAGAGTCTAAATTGCGAGCGGTAGTGAGCAATTATGATGTGTCCTACTTCATCATTTTGCAAAGACTCTAATAAAGAAATTGAATGGCTATTTTGTTTTTATATCAAACACTTTCTAACTTCCTTTACCGAGTAGAGCCAAGAAAAACTCTTATTTGAATTTTCAATCATTTCACTAACTTTTAGAATAAAAGATTAGCGACAATATTCTATAGTATCATTTTTCTGATTATTGACGTACTAACATTTATTCTAAACTTTATATTGCTATTCTAACAAAAACACCTTCTAACATACTATCCTACATACTGATATAATCAGACTATGCAAAGCAATTTGCCTAAAAACCTTAATAAATACTTTTGGGACACAAACATAAGCAATTTATCGCTAGAAAAAAACTCTACATATATAATAGAAAGACTTCTGGAATTGGGTGATCTTAACGAATTGGAATGGTTAAATAAAAATTATTCAAAAGAACAAATATCAAAAATTTTACAAAGCTCCCGCAGAATCAGTCCAAAAACAGGAAACTTCTTCTCAATATATTATGGGATTCCTAAGGAATCACTAGTATGCATGAAGAAACACTCTATTTAAAAACAAAAATTGCCTTAGAGAAAGTGCAAAATGAGATAATACTCAAAAATTTCTACTTGGCAGGAGGAACCGCACTTGCATTGCAGCTTGGACATAGCATGTATGAAAATTGCTGCTATCTCGCAAAGAGGAACTAAGAAAGATTTTGTTGATTTATATGTTCTTTTGCAAAAATATACCTTGGACGAAATGCTAAAAGCATTTGAAAAGAAATATACAGGGACAAGCTATCAGAAATTACATATTTTAAAATCGTTAGTATACTTTGATGATGCAGAAAATGACCCTGAGCCAGACTATATATCCCCGATCAAATGGGAAGATGTAAAAAACCTCCTTACATCCTCTGCTATGTAGAGCCATGAAAACCGAACCAAATACTTCATTCTTCCAAAAAGCGGTCCCCATGGCTCAAAAAAAGTAATCCCAACCATACACTTCCAAGTTAAAACCGAGCAATTCTTTACTTCAATATGGTAATACCAGGGTTGCCTACTGGCAACTCGTTCTGACTGGGATCCCAAAGTATATAAACTTTACCATAGGTTTCTTCTATGCTTTTAACAACCTTGGCAGCTTCCTCCTGAGACAAATCAGGAAGCGTTGCATTTATTTTAGGAATCTCCTCTTTATGATAATGCCAATTTGCTTTCTCGGTATCAGATAATGACTTCCAAGTGTTTGTATCAATTATTGTTTCGACTCCCACCAATCTAGCGCTCTCGCTATCACTATCATAAAGCTGGCATTCTGTCAGACCTCCAGATACTACCTTACAGTAATGGTGAGCAATTTTTTTCTCTTCATTGGGAAAATGCATTTCAGCATCAATATGAAGAGCCCAACCTGCGTGTGGTTTTTTTACGTTTGTTTCAGTATTCTGAGTAGTAGGGCTAGGGCTTGTAGTTGTTTTATTATTCGCTTGTGGTTCAGTAGCTTGCGTTTTAAGCGAGTAACCAACAACCGCTCCTACAACCAAAGCTCCCACCACCCACATAAAAGTGCTCCGTTGATTCATACACACCTCCTTTCATTTAAAGTTATAGATATGTATCTATGTATATCTCGACAAATTAAGAGTGTCAACTATTTCGGTCAAATCTTTGAATTGACAATTATCACTGTCCGGGTTCATACTTTCCGTAATGTCCAAAATACTTTTAAGCAAGCTTGGATTGTTTCTCCTCGCCGTTGTAATTATTGTTTTGGTTATATTCAAAGGCAGGTTCTTTGAGGGTCTTGGAACAAAATACCTTTGGGTTAAGGACCAGCAGGCCGTAAACGTTGATAAAAGTGATCCTGAGTGGCTTGACAAATACT